>OBGF01000034.1_pt1 | contig 45759 bp, 45 predicted proteins | sample 1502341 | NCBI WGS metagenome assembly OBGF01 (sample SAMN02324088, study PRJEB22366) | soil metagenome | biome: mixedwood plains | place: Canada | collected 2009-09
ACCCTGCCGCTTACCGGATACCTGTCCGCCTTTCTCCCTTCGGGAAGCGTGGCGCCATTCGCCATTCAGGCTGCGCAACTGTTGGGAAGGGCGATCGGTGCGGGCCTCTTCGCTATTACGCCAGCTGGCGAAAGGGGGATGTGCTGCAAGGCGATTAAGTTGGGTAACGCCAGGGTTTTCCCAGTCACGACGTTGTAAAACGACGGCCAGTGAATTCAGATCTCAAATAATGATTTTATTTTGACTGATAGTGACCTGTTCGTTGCAACAAATTGATGAGCAATGCTTTTTTATAATGCCAACTTTGTACAAAAAAGCAGGCTGGATCCACATCCCAGTCGATCAGATAGACGCCTGGGTTCGTTTCCCTTCGCTCTCGCTGATACCGTGTCAGCTCGCGCAACATGAACCGGAACGCAGCGTAGCTTGCGAGATAGATGGCGAAATTGATCGCGTGCACGATTGAAGACTCCCAGTACATCGGCCACGGATACAATCGACGCGCTATCCCAATGAGCCACGGGTAGAGTGGACTCCAGTAGGTGTTCACGGCGCCGGCCCAGTCTCCGCGCGTGTAATGGTCGCTGATATTGAGGTAGCTGACGCCGTCGGGATTCACGTAGAAGCGGCCCGCAATCGCCTGCAGCGCGCCGCATATCACGACGAACGACCAGGTGATTGTCGTCCGCACGCGTGTGGTCACCGGGCGACTGGCCATTTCACGAAGTGGCCCTTTACCGGTAGTGGCTGCCAGCCGGGAAGATCGCCGCGCACACCGCGACCGCCCGCGACGATCGCGCGAGCGCCCGAGCGCCAGATGGCCTCTTCAACGACTGAGCGGACCGAATCGCTTCCACCCCAATATGCGTTTCGCGCGTAAGGTGGCACCTCTACGGCAATGCGCACGCCTGCGAGCCTGGCCCAGTATCCCTGAAGCGCTGAGCCAACGACACCAACTTTATCACCACGCTGCAATCCAGCCTTTGACAAGGCATTCGCAATCGCAAGGTGATCGTTCGGAATCTGATCGCCTCTCAGCTGACGGATGACCATCAGCGACTGGTGAACAACGTCTGATGTCCTCGTCGCCGTAGCGCGGGTTCTGCTGAACGCGACGAAGACGGCCAGCGCCGCGATCACGGCTCCCAGAAGCAGCGGTGGCGGTGGTAAGGTTGCCCGCCGGAAGGCGTCGAACCCAAAGACCGCTAGAATTACAACCGTGGCTGCTATGAACCGCGTCTGCGTTACAATTGTCATGTAACCTGCAAGGAGTGTGAGCATCGAGATACTCAGCGAGGGAACCGCTCCAAACGCGCGCAGAACTACCGTACGTGGCCCGGCTGCCAGCGAAAGTAAAACGATTGCCAGCACGACAGGCCCCATGGACAGGGTGTAGTATCGGAGCTGCTTGAACATCTGGCGGCGCAATCCGCTCAGGTCGTAACGCGGCGTCATTCCTTCCGTCCAGTATGACGGGTCGTCGAAAAAAGGATAGCTCGCCCCCGCACCATTCGGATATTCGATGACCAGCGGATCCTTGTTGACGATTACCGGTGGATGAACAGGGACGCCGCTGCCCGCGGGCTCCCCGGTCCATATCATCGGATAGTTGTTCACATACCATCCGCGATTGACGCGTGCGGTCTCTCCAAATGTGAGACGACCTTTTTCGACCGAAATCGCGACAAGAAATGGAACCGACACCACGAGAAATAATGCCGGGGCGAGAAGCCTCTGCGGCAAGCCTGCCCGAATCCTGAACCCAGCTGCGATCACTATCACCCATATCCCGCCAATCAGGAACATCGCTGCCTTGGCAAGAAACCCCAGTCCGAGAACGATCCCAAGACTGACAAACGCCCATGACGATGGGGCACGGTGGATTCTCAACGTGAGCGCGGCTGCAAAATAGAGCGCCGCTGCGACAATCATATCGGGCGTGCTCGACCCGACACTTATCAGCTGGAGCGCGCCCCAGGCGAAAACACCGTAATTGAACAAGTCCCACCACACGGAGTCGGCGGGCGACGTTTCGTTCCGCCCGGCCGGTGCGTGAACCTTCGTCTGTCGCGCGCGCAGCTCTGCAAGAAACAATTCGAACCCCACGAGACCGAGCACCATGAACAGGAAGTTCACCAGGTGAAGCAGAGTCGATTCGTTTGCCAGTGTTGGATCGACCAATGCGCGCACGATCCCGATTATCGCCGGGTAGAGCGGGCTCCAGTACGCGTTGATGCCGGCTGACAAATTTCCGGAGGCCCAGCCGTCACTGAGATTCAGGTAGCTGACGCCATCAGGAGAGATGCTGTAGCGCTCTGCCCACCCCTGAAGGCCTCCGACTACGACGATTGCGATCCGCAGCGCCCACCTCACCGTGCGCGGTGAGATCCTCACCAGCCGTCCCGAGCCCGCGCTGCCCGCATGATCTCGATCATCTTCATGGTACGGGGTCCGCGCCCCAGCTCATTCAGATGATATCTGGTATCGAAAAACCAGCTCGACGGGTAAACGAAATCCTTCGGAGTGCCCAGGATCGGAATGCGCATCTCTTTCTCGAGGCGCCCGCGCAGTTCGGCGATCGCGTCCGAGTTGTTGCTGTATGCGCGATCCATGTACGAGGGAAAGAGAAAGTACGCCCGAGCGCCTCTCGAGCCGGCCGCGTCGGCGATCTCGTTGAGCTCTTCGACCGCCGCCCTGCTGAACTCCCTGGCAGGAGGCAGATGGCCCGCGTAGATGGCGTCGGGCTTCATGCTCTTCCTGCCCAGGTGGCTCATCATGTCGCCGTATTGATTGAACGAACGCCGGTTGTAGACCGGGTTGGTGTCCGGCGGGAAATACTTGTTCTTCATGCCGAATGCGTCGGCTGTCGCCTGCAGGAAACCCCGGCGCACATTCTCCACACGCGGACGCAGCACTACGTCCACCACCGAGTATGACTTGACGAAATCTCCGATTCGATCCGACGGCGCGTACAAAAGCGCGGTGTTGAGCGTATTGTCGCCCTCGGAAAACTTTCCGTAGAACTGGTCGTATTCGGGAACGATGACGACGACGTCCCCGCTGCGTATGTACGGCTTCACCTGCGCGAGCATGTACCGCAGCCCCAGCTTCGCGTACAATCCCATGTTAACAATGTTAACATTGAGTGAGTCGCGCATCATCCGGCTGTCGATCCCGAATGCCAGGTTGGAGCCCCCGACGAGTATCACCTTCGGCGATGGCGTGGACCTGATCAGCCGGTCCTTTTCGAGCACTGCTGCGAGGTAGTTGTCGTCGCTCGCTCGCGTGTCGTAGCGACTGATCAGAAACCCGCTCCCGACAATGGCAGCGCCGAGCAGAAAGCATTTGACGAGAAAGCTCTTTGCGCGGCGCTTCCGCTGGGTGTCCGGCAGCTCCGAAGCTCCAGCAGTCAAGCAGTGCTCTCCGCAAGCTCGGCGGCAATCATCATGCGTACGACGTCGGGCATTCTGGCCTTAGCGGACCAGCCTAGCCGCTCTCGCGCGAGTGAGGGGTTCGCGCTGGCAAACGTGATATCGGCAGGCCTGAACAATCGCTTATCCACGTCGACGTGATCATGCCAGTCGAGACCGACCTCGGCAAAGGCCTGCGAGACGAATTGTTCCAATGTGTGCGATGTACCCGTAGCAATCACATAAGTCGCTGGTCCATCCTGCTGAAGCATCTTCCACATCGCCTCGACGTACTCGGGTGCCCACCCCCAATCGCGCTGTACGCTCAGGTCGCCGAGGCGGAGCCGCTCGCCGCTTCCCTTCGAAATGCGGCACGCGGCCGCAACTATCTTCTTCGTGACAAACCGCTCGGCCCTCAGAGGCGACTCATGGTTGAAGAGAATGCCCGTGCACGCGTACAGGCCATACGCGTCGGCGTAGTTTGCGACTTCCCAGTGAGCCGCGGACTTTGCAACGGCATAGGGACTCCGAGGACGAAACGCGGTTGATTCGTCGGCAGGCTCTCGCGTGTCTCCGAAGCATTCGCCGGATCCGGCGTTGTAAAACCGTATCGGCCGCTCCGTAAAGCGAATTGCCTCGAGCAGATTCAACGTTCCCACGCTGATGCTTTCCAGCGTCTCGACGGGCTGTTCGAAAGAAAGCGCAACTGAGCTCTGACCGGCGAGGTTGTAAACCTCGTCGGGCCGGACGCGATGAAGTGCCTGCAGTACGCTTCGGAAATCGTTGATCGTGAGCGACTCCAGGCGCACGGCGTCAAGGATACCGAGCGTCCGCAGATTTCGGAATGTGGTTGCCTGGGCGTCGCGCGATGCGCCATGCACGGTGTACCCGCGCTCGAGCAGCAGCTGCGCCAGGTAGGCGCCGTCCTGTCCCGACACGCCGCAGATGAGTGCGGTTTTGTTAGAGTCGCTCATGCGCTGTCAGAACTGAAAGTAGATGAAGGCCTTCGCTTCGTTGCTGACGCCGAGAAGCCAGATCGACATGCAGAGCAAATAATACGCGGGCCACCTCACCCACGCGGGCTGAACAGCAAAACGACGCGCCAGATCGACACGTGCACTGACCATTTCGAATAGCATCAGACCGGTGATGAGCAGCACGGAGAAACCGACTTGAATCTTCGTTATTCCTTCCGCGCGCAGGGCGTCCGGCAGTATCTGGTGAGGCGTGGGACGCACGAAGGTCTGCGAGATGATGTGACCGGCATCCTGCAGCGAGCCCGCGCGGAAGAATATCCACGCGAAACAGGTGAGGCCGAAGGTTATCCCTATCCGCAGGACGGCGTGAAACCGCGGATGCTGCATGAGTCCCGTCGCGCTCGCGACTCGCTCGCGAAGAGACTGACTGGCGATCGATGAAATCAAATAAAACCCGTTGAGCGCGCCCCACACGACGAAGGTCCAGTTCGCACCGTGCCAGAGACCGCTGAGAAGAAAGGTGACGAAGAGATTCAGATACCAGCGGGGCCGGGGGACCCGATTTCCGCCGAGCGGGATGTAGACATAATCCCGAAACCAGGTGGAGAGCGAGATGTGCCACCGCGACCAGAATTCGCTGATCGATCGCGATAGATACGGCCGATTGAAATTCTGCATCAAGCGGAAGCCCATCACTTCGGCCGCGCCGAGTGCGATGTGAGAGTAACCGGCAAAGTCGCAGTAGATCTGAAACGCGAAGAACACTGTCGCAACGACAAACGTGAGACCGTCGTAGCTGCCTGGCGCGTTGTAGACCGGGTTGACGTACTCCGAAAGACGGTCCGCGATCACGACTTTGAGAAAAAGACCCCATCCCATCCGCCTCAGCCCATCAGCAATCCGGTCGTAGTCGAATTCGTGCCGTTCGCGGAACTGCGTAAGAAGATTCTGGGGGCGCTCGATTGGACCGGCGACGAGCTGCGGAAAGAACAGCACGTATACCGCAAAGATTCCAGGATGTCGCTCTGCCTTGAACCGGCCCCGGTACACCTCGATGGTGTAGCTCATCGCCTGGAAGGTGTGGAACGAGAGGCCGATGGGCAGAATGATGCTCAGCGCAGGAAGGTCGTATGGCCAGTGAAAGACTTCGGCAATCGCGCGGGCGTTTGCGTTGAGAAAATTGAAATACTTGAAGATCGCGAGCACGCCGACGTTCGCGACGATGCTCATGATGAGGTACATCCGCCGCCGCGCTCCCTGCGCATTCTCGATGAGGATGCCCGCCGCGTAGTCCACGGCGATCGTGAAGAAAAGGATGAGGATGTACACGGGAATGAACGCCATGTAGAAGTAGCAGCTCGCAACGAGCAGCCACGCCCAGCGCAGGCGGTGCGGCACGACGAAGTAGATCGTCACGACGACCGGAAAGAAGATCAGGAAGGTGAATGAGTTGAAAAGCATTCAGGCGGGGCTCATGGGCGACGGAATATACGCCGCAAGAGCGTGCGAACTCAGAGGCGGAGGTCGAGAAGCGCCTGCGCGGCGTGCCCACTCGAGTAGGTGAGACCATAGACGGGAATCGTGCGCGCCAGGTCCACAGCACGCGACACAGCGGCGGCCTTGTGGTCCGCGAAATTGGTGCAGTCACGAATCAGCTTGAGAGCTGCCTCACCAGCCGCAACTCTTTCAAGCTCCGCACCGGCGCCATCCTGAAACACGGGAAATACAATACCGCCAATCGGTGTTGGAGCGCGCTGAATGAGCAGCGGGTCAATGGAGACTGATTCCCGCAGGAGTATTCCAATATCCTCCGGCGCAAGAGCTTCACCGGGATAAATACGTCGTCGCGGTGCCTGCGGAAACGGAAGCACTTCGTCGGCATTCATCTTTATCGGTGCGATGTCGTCTGAGAGGAACCGCCAGCCACGCTCGCAGAGAAGCGTGACCATCGTGCTCTTGCCGTTGCCCGATGGTCCTGCAAAGAGGATTGCCTTCCCCTCCCTCTCCACTCCCCCAGCGTGCACCCACATCAGATCGGTCCGGGCTGTGGTGAAGCAGTAAAGAACCTCGTCCTTGACCGACTCGAAGAGAGACTGCAGAGGAGCGACGTAATCGGTCCCTCGCCCGCCGTGGACGGCGTAGCCGGTCGGACTGCGCATGAATTCGAGATGGCCGGCGCTCCGCGTTTGCGATGACACTACCATCGCCCCGAACGCGTCCGTCAGACACTCGTGTATCTCGGGGGCATCGGTGGTAACCGCGAGCTGTTGGCCATCGAACTCGATAAACAGCTCCGACACGGTTTGCTCGTTCGCGCCACGCTCGGCAGCGGAGCTCTCGATCACGAAGCGTGTGCGAATCGGCGTAGCGCGTTCGCCGCGAGACGGATAGGCCGGAACACCCGCTGTATCTGGTTGCGGCTGTTGTCGCCCGCGGCGGGGCGGAAAAGAAACTGTGCCGCGATTGCCATCCGGTCCGTCAATCGCTCGCGGGACTGGATCCAGAACGCCAGGGGCTCCATGTACTGATGGACCCTGGCGACACGGCGCGGGAGAAGCGTCGGCGTCGGCGATGTATCGGAACCTGATGTAAGTCGTGACGTGACGAGAGCGACAAGGCGCGACGTCTCGTGCTCCGAGCGAAAGGCATCCGGCGGAAAAGGCGAATCCTCGTCGCCGTACAGCTCGCGGACAATACGGAGGCCGAGGGAAAGCAGCCGCTTCGCGTTGGCTCGTTCCGCAAGCTTGACCACGCTGGCTGCCTGCTCTGCGCTCAGACGCTGGCTCAGCTGAGCGACGTCGCAAATCCATCGAAATCCGCCCCACTCATGTTTCGCACCGTGAGCGCACAGGTAAAGAAACTGGTGGTCGGGCGCGAGCGCTCTGATCTTCGATCCGAGGCACTCAATCTCCACGGCCCGTCGCCAGAGCTCATCGACATCGAGGTTGAAGCGGAGATGTCGCGAGATGAGCGTCCAGTGGAGCTCGACGGCCATTCGCGAGTCGGTAAACTCAAGTGCGTCCTGGCCGGCTATCAACGCACTCTCGCGCTCGGACTGAAAGCTCGCAGTGTACCCGCGCGCGAGTACCAGATCACGAGCGCGACCCAAATCCTGCCGGCGAACAAGGAGATCAGCGTCGGAAAAAATTCTTTTGGAACAGTCGTCATAGGCTGTAACGGCAATGGACGGTCCCTTCAACACCAGCACCGGAATACCCGAGCCACGGAGCTCGCGCACGATATCCAGCAAAATGAGATTGCGCGAAACGGCGTAGGCGCGCGACTTCTTTTCGAGTGCGGCGACGTCCGCTCGCACGTCCGCCGGCATTGCCGGGGAGAATTCCGATCCTAGATTTCCAAAAACCGTCGGCTCGACACGCCATTGCGCGGCGAGCGGCAACACGAGGTTCCAGTCGACTCCTTGATTCAGAAGCTCCTGCGCGCGCTTGCGTGCTTTATTTCCAAGCGGCGTGCGACTCAGAGCGATGACGAGGTCCGTCTCGGATGTCATTATCGAGCTGACGGGAAACGAAGTGATTCTGCGGGGCACAGACGGGACACGTCGCCAAAATTCATCGTTGACACACTTTTTGGAAAGTACGCCCGCAGTTAAGTGGAGCGAACGCTCGGGCTCCGTTCGCCGACTGGTTGCGCTTATTTCTCCTCATGATTGACAACTCCGCATGATTGCACAGCTGAGCCCCAGCAGTCCTGAATCCTGGCTGATCGTCGGACCGTGGATCGTCGGCGCGACGTTTCTGTGGGCGGGAGCGATCAAAGCGATAGCCCCTCACGTGTTTTCTGCGCATCTGACGCGGCTTGGGTGGATACCGCCGAGGCTCAACGGGTATGCTGTTGTGGCCGCTGCGGGACTCGAGAGCGCGTGGGGAGCCGCGCTGATACTCGCCATCGTTCCAGCTCTCCTTCTTCCCGCCACAGCGGTCCTGCTGGCAATTCTCACAGCGATCAGCTGGTGGGGCGTAAAGAGCGGCAAGACGACCGACTGCGGATGTTACGGCGGATTCGTGGAGCCTTCGATCAAACAGAGCGTTGCTCTCAACGCAGTACTTGCGGCGCTCGTCATCGCGGCCTGGCTCGTCGTTCCCCATTCGTCGATCACGCCTGCCTGGAAACTTGCCGTAATTGCCCTTGCCGGCATCGCCGCTGCCGCGCTCGCAACGGTCTCGCAGCGCTTCGTCGCGAAGAACGGACGCTTCATGATCGAGACGAGCCCGTTGAAAGTTGGACGTCGCTGGCGCTCGCGCTGGGGAGCACTGCCTGACGGTGCGCAGAAAGAGCTGCTCGTGTCCTACCTCGGGCCCGATTGTCCGCACTGCAAGAAATGGGTGCGAGTGCTGAACGCTATGCAGCAGACGTCCGACCTTCCGCGAGTTGCGGGTGTTGTCGCGACCACGCATGAGGCTTTGGAGAACTTTGTCGAAACATCCGGCATACGCTTTCCGATTACGACGATATCAGAGACGCTGATGAACCGGCTCGTGTGGGGCGTGCCCACGACCGTGCTGGTGTCGGGTGGACGTATCCAGAAGCAGTGGAGCGGCAGCATGCCGCCTGATTTCTACGATCGGTTCAAGCATGCGTTCTTCCCGTCCGAGGAACCCGTCTTGTCGAACGGCAGCGAGGGTGCTCCTGCAGCCGCATCGGTGAAAGCGTAATCATCGACACGCAAGCTTCACAGCCGGATGCATGCAAAAAAAAGGGCCCCAATCGAAGGGGCCCTTTTGCTGTTTACGGCCGCGTGCCGCTTAGCTGCAGGTTCCGAAGCCGAGCGTGTTCGTGTTCCGGCAAGCGAGCGGGTGGCAGCAGCTGATGCCACCGGTGCGGCAAATCTGGCCGGCCGCGACGCATGAAGCCTGTGCATACGCTGACGTTGCGGTGAGGGTCGCGATCGCAGGTATGAGGACCGCGGCAGCACCGGCGAGACCGACTTTACGGAGCAAGTCGCGTCGCGTGATGTCACTCAACGCGGGCATCGCGGCGTTTTCGAGCAGATCGGCCTTTCGCAGCTCATCCAGCGACAGCTGAAGAAGACTATCGGTTTCGATCGAGTTCATCCGGGAAGCGAGCTCAGAAACGATGCTCTCGCGCGTCTTGCCCTCTTCCTGAAGAAGCTCGAATACATGACCTGTAGTGGTGTCGAGCAGATGCACGCGATCTTCTCGTGCGTCGTAGATCAACACCTGTCCATCCAGCTCATGACGGAGCAGTCCGGGGCGAACACGAGGCAGCGAGTTCATTTTTCGATCTCCACGAGAACGTTATCCTTGAGGCCAAGGGCGAGCTAACAACCCTATTTATATGTGCTTCCGGCCCGGTGCGCAAGCGTAAACCAAAACTTTAGTTCCGCTTCCGCTGCAGCAAGTATACCGTTGTTTCGGTATGCTCGCGCAAGAACCGGCTGCTGTAAAGCCTTTCCTGAAACTGTCGGACCGGCACCAGTTTCCGCTCCGCTATCGCCGACCTCACCGCAGACGACATCGCTGATCCGCCAGGAAAGTCGCTCCAATCTCGGTCGTCGTAGATCATGTAATCGTATCCGCCGTTCCGCATTGCCGCGTCGAGGTCCGCGGCGGAAGCTACGCGGGTCCAATCCACCTCGCCGCTGAGCCATGGGTCCGCCCGGCGGTACCGGCGGTCGAGGTAGTAGCTGTGACCTGAATACGCCACGACAAGCAGGCGTGCGTCACGTGGCGTGTTGCTGTTCACCCATTCGTAAACTGGGTAATACCAGGTGAAACGGTGATAGTCTGCGCGGTTCGCGGTGATTGCGTACTTGACGTAGTCCCACGAAAAAAACGCGGACGCCGCGATCATTGTAACGATTGCAGCGGCGAATGCGCCGCGCATCACACCGGTCGCGACTCTTCCCGCTGATCGCCCGTTCAGCGCAGCGACCGCGAGCACCGGACCAAGAGGAAGCAGGAGAATGACATGCTTCGGGAACAGGCGCGGCTGAGCGAGCGCCCAAATCACGAGAATCAGGGTTCCGAAGACGGCGATGTGTCGATGGGCGGCCGTACGTAACACCGCGGACGCCGGAACAAGCAGGACCAGCACGAGTGCCAGAGGGGCCAGCAGCGGAGTCGTGATGAGCTCGATGAAGCGCATCAGGAACAAGCGCAGGTCGTGCTGGCCAACGAGCGAGGCGGAGTAGACCGACGCGACGTGATCGGCATACGCCTCGGTCCCGTTGATCTGAGGCACGAACAGCGGCCACACCGGATTACCGAAGCCTTTCAGGTTTGCGATGTAGAACGGCGCGCTGAGGACGACAGCCGCTAACGCTCCCTTCGCAAAGTCCGCCGCCCCCCACCAACCACCGCGCCGCCGCGCGAGCCCGATGAAAACGAGTGTGCCGGCGACTGCGGCAGCCAGCAGCTGGTAGCGGCTCTGCGCACCAATCCAACAGGAGAAGCCAAGAAGCGCCGAATGGGAAACCTTGGCAGTCTCGGTCGTCGCCAACAACGCAGCAATTGAATAGACGACAAACACCGCGTAGCCATCCGCCATCGCGCTGGAAAAAACGCGAAGCACGAACGGATGAGCCAGAAACAAAACGCACACCCATGCTGCCGCCGGTACGGTTCGCCGGCCCCTTGTCAGTTTCAGGAGGCCGCCGAGCATCACGACCCAGAGTCCGACATTTACGAGACTTGCCGCCTGAGGCAGATCGATGCGTTCGAACGACAGATAATTGAGCGTCCACCCGAATGGGAACGCGTAGTGAAAATCCTTTATCGTCTCCCATCGCCCGTCGCTGATGATCTGCCGCACATGCGCGAGATGGTATCGCATGACGTCCGCGTCGCGAGGCGGAGCGATCGCGCATATCCAGAGAACCGCCGCCAGTGGGATTGACGCGAAGCGGAGCAGGCGGCTCTCCCGCAGCGTCACGCCGTATTCCTCGGCAAGTTCGCGTATCAATCGCCAGGTGGCTTCGCGCCGCAACAGCAGGGCTGTCAGGGACACCGCCGCGACACTCCAGATCGCTCCGTCTACGATGCCAAACCTTGTCAACACAGCGTAAACGGCCGCAGTCAGTCCGCTTCCGGCGAGCAGGGAGACTGGCAGAGCAACTACAACGTCATCGGTCGTCCGGGAGACAAATAGCGATCCGATCGCGATCCACGCACTCAGCGCGAGAATCGCAATCAACGTTGCGACAACGCCCTGAATCAGTGGATGAAGGTCGCTCAGCGTAGAGACCGCGGAAGGAACCGCTTCCACAACGCCGTGCTCTCTTCGTTGAGAGGCGGCACCGGCAGCGGAAGCTCATCGCACAGCAGTCGCTCGGGGTTAGTTGTAGTCAGCACGCGAAGCTGCGACTCGCCGCCGCGACGCTCGAATGCTTCCGCGCACGGACGCACTGCGCATTTGCCACGCGCGTGGTAGTCGCTCGACAGATAGTCGACACATCCTCGCTGCAGCAGACTCCAGGCGAGCGATTTCGCGGCCGCGCCGTAGTGTCCGACGAATGACCCTTCGTTGACCTGGATGCGCGCGCCTGAATCGCGCCAGTCGTCTACCAGGTCGTAATTCGTCGGAATATTCCGGTACCGCTCAGGGTGAGCGATGACTGGAATCCAGCCTCGGCGCGTAACTTCGCGCACGGCGAGCGTGCTGTGCGGCGGAATCGTCATGAACGGAAATTCGATGAGCACGAACGAAGTGCCGGCAAGGCGCAGCCGGTCGTCGGAGAAGTCAGGCTTCGGGACGTCGAGCATGATCTCCGCGCCACGCTCCACTCTCATCTGCGGAAACTCCGTCTCCGCGAGCATCTTCAGCGCTTCCCACGCATTGTCCAGAACGTCGAGATACGCTTCGAGGTCCCGAGGCCGATTGATCAGCGAGGCGCGGAGGTGAGGGGTCGTGATGACCGAATCCACTCCATGTGACGAGAGTACGGACAGACCCGAGCGCGCCTCGTCGATGTCGGCGGCTCCGTCGTCCACCGCCGGCATGAGATGGTTATGGAAGTCCAGCATGTGGCGCAATTTAGCGATCGAGTTGAACTTCCACTCATGACTGCTGCTGGAAAGACCGAGCATCAGCGCGATTCAGTCATCCCTGTGGCTGTCGGGCCGGACACGGAACACGCTACGGCACGTCGGCAGCTTCTCATCGCGCTCCTCGGGTTAACCGCACTTTATGTCCTGCAGTGCGTGAGTCCGCTTCGGTTGGAGAGCGATGCAGTCGATTATCTCAGCACGGCTGCCGCGATTGCCGACGGGCGGACCCTGCCGAAAGTGTCCTTCCCGTCAGGATACCCGGTCATTATCGCCACGCTAGACCGCCTCGGGCTGGGATCTCCCCCTTTCTTCGTTCTGACGAACTGCCTCTTCCTGGCGGTCGGACTCTGGGCGACGTGGCGGATATTCAGCGAGTACGCGACACGCGTTCGGATGTGGATTGTCATCGCCACTTTGCTCGTCATTTCCGTTGTCAAAAGCGTTGCGGCGCCTTTGCCGGAAGCGGCATTTTTTGGAACGTCGCTGCTTGCGCTCGCGGGTGCATCTGCGGCTCTCGCGGCTGAGGGGACGAAGCGATGGGCGTTGCTCGCGTTGTCGTTCGCCGTCGCCGCGATTGCAATCAGCATTCGCAGCATCGGCGTCGCACTCATTCCGACATTGTTGTGGGCTTGCTGGTCAGCGATGAGCGTTGCGTCCGACGCTGTGCGTACCCGACAGCGGCGGACGGGAGCAGCGTTGGCGGTTGGAGTCGTCCTCGCGGCTGTAGCGCTCGTCCTCTCGAGAACTTCAACCGTCGCTCACTACCTCGAGCATCCTGCCTACTGGTACGTGCACGGAGGTTTGAGCTCGCCGGTCGTTGGTCGCGTGTACGGGATGCTCAACGGGCTAGGTCAGATAGTTGTCAACCTTCCGCTGTCACGCTTTCACTCTCTGGGCCCGCTCTTCGCTGCCGCGGGGTTCGTCGCGCTCGTGCTGCTGGTGCTCACGCGGGAACGGCCCGCCCGGTTGAGGCTCGTTGACATCTATCTCGGATGTTACCTGGCAGTTTTGGCTTTCTGGCCGTACGACTCGCCGCGACTCTGGATGCCGATCGCCCCGCTGATCGTCGCGCATGTGATCGCAGCGCTGGATCGTGCCCGCGAAAAGCCGGCGATGAAAGTCTTCATACCTGTTTACGCCGCCTGGTTCGCCCTGACGGGACTTGCCGCGCTCGCTTACACCACCAGAATCTCGCTGAGCGGTGAGAATTTTTCTCGCGTCTATGGAACGGACGGCGGCATGGCAACTTCGGCCCTGCACACGGTGAGCCCCAAGGAAATCCGGAGATACAACTCGCAGGCAGATACGGTTCTCAACCGGTACGGCGCAGGCCGAAGAACCCGATGACGACTTCGGATTTACACGCGGTCTCTTTCTGTGACACCTCACCACTCGGAGGGTGACTCTCGCTTCCAGGGGGAAATCATCGCTTCTCGCCGCGCTCAGCTCGCTGACGCGGCGGCATGCCGTTCTCCTGCCTGCCGAGGCGTCAGCCAGGTCGCGGACGCTGGAAGTTTCTTCCCCGTATCGCGTTGTGCCGCCTTGTCTCACTCTCGAGATCCACGCGAGATCGCACGGAACCCTCAGCGTGACGTTGTTGGCATATGACGGTCATTTTCCACGACGCACCATCTGGCAGAAGAGCGCAATTCCGTACAGCGGACCGGATGCGCTCGTCCTGGACCTCACAAACGGATCCGTAAGCCTGGGTGCGAAACTGCTCGGAAGTGTTGCGCTCCCACTCCCGACACGGCGGTTCGCCTTCCAGCTCGAGCTTAGCGACGACGATGGAACTTCGCTTTCCCGAATGACCGGACATTATCTGCCAGCAAAGACCGACAGTGTTGGAGAGTCGTACTATCGCGGCGACGATTACGTCGACTACGAAGCGCAGGCACGAGGTGAAGTATCGGAGGTGTTCAGACTACTCGATCAACATGGCGCCCCGGATCCGATTCTCGAGGTCGGTGCCGCGACGGGGTTGATGCTCGAGCAGCTCGAAAAGGCGGGCCGAAATGTCACCGGCGTCGATTTTTCCGCATGGGCTGTTGGCCAGGCTGCCAGGCGCCTCGGACCCGACAAAGTGCTCATGGCAAACGTTGAGGACGATCCCCTCCCTCCGATTGTCGACGCACGCGGTCCATTCGCCACCCTGTTGTTATGGGCAGTGCTCGAGCACTTTCACGATCCCTTTGCGGTGTTGTCGAAGCTGACTCGCCACCTCACTCCTGACGCCACTCTCATCATCAACACCACCAACTCGGCAAGCCTCAGCCATCAATTGTTCGGTGACGACTGGGAAGGTTATTTCGACTGGACTCATCACGGCGTGGACAAGGTGAGCGTCGAATCCCTGCGTCGTGAGCTCCCACTACTTGGATGGAACATCGAAGCGATGTACACGCATTCTTTCTGGCATGCGGGCGCCGATCCCGATCATGCCGTCCTCAGAGACACCTTTGTAAATGATGCCCGATTCAGCCGGCTTCTCCGCTCGCACGATCTTGGCGATTTTCTCGTCTGCGTCGCGCGAAGAATTCCTCCAGCCACATGAGCGGCAATGACGCGTGAACGTTCCATCGGCGCTGCTCGATCGATAATCGGACGGGCACGCCGGTTTGCTGGAAGTCTTCGCGGGCGCGAAGAATCGGCAGGCCCGCCGCCTGAGCTGCAACCGGCGTCAACCTACAGCGAGCCTGGCAATCAGTGGTATTACCCGCCCGTCGCGGGCCCATCGAGCTTTCTTCCCGACGTCGTCGGGACTGCCCCGGTCGAGTTGGCGCTGGAGGTTCTCGACCGGTTGTCCACTGACAGCTACCTCGACTTCGTGAGGAGTTTCTACCGAAAGGGCATTTCAGCTTTCGGGCGAGACTGGGTCTATGCCGACATCAATACTGTGTTGCTCGGCCTGACGCGGCGGCTTGCCCCATCGAGCTACCTCGAGATCGGAGTGAGGCGCGGGCGAAGCATGGCGATGGTGATCTCTCAGGCACCGGCCTGCCGGATCGTTGGATTCGATCTCTGGGTCGAGAACTATGCGGGAATGGAGAATCCGGGGCCGCGCCTCGTGCGCGAGGAGCTTGCGCGCCTGGGGTTCGCCGGCAAGCTGGACTTCATCGATGGAGACTCGAAAGACACCATTCCTCGATTCTTCGAGCAGAATCCGGGTGACTTCTTCGACATCATCACCGTTGACGGCGACCATTCGACGGAAGGCGCTCGTCGCGATCTCGAGAACGTAATGCCCCGCGTAAAGATCGGAGGGGCACTCGTTTTTGACGACATCTCGAATCAGTCGCATCCGTCCCTGCTCGCCGTTTGGAACGAGACTGTCGAGAGCGACGACCGGTTTGTTTCCTATTCGTTCACCGAAGCCGGCTTCGGTGTTGGGTTCGCAATCAGGAAGCGCTGAGCAGTCCGAGCTTGCGAGTGGCTTCGTGCTTAATGGTGCTCAACAAAAACGCAGCGCAGCCGGCGTCAGTCATGTGTTCGAGGACCCAGTCCCGCGGGCGAAATGCCTGGCGGTGCCTGATCGCATGATCCAGTGCTCCGGTAAAATCTGCAGTCGAGGTCCATGTGACACCGGTCGCATCGGATATGTAGGGTGCGGAGGAGCCCGCGGTGAACGACCGGCCGCGATACGACGCTTTCCCGCGCGGATCCCAGACAATCGTCGGCACATCCATCGACCAGGCCTCCGCAAGCGCGATTCCCTGAGTTTCGAAGCTGCTCAGGAAGACGCCGAAAATCGATTTATCGAGAAGCGCCTTGTAGTCGGGCGTCTTGTAGTGGCCGTAACGAATCCTTACTGGGTCGAGAATGCGTGATTCCAGAATCGTTTCGATTTCCTCGACGAACTTCTCGTCTCCGCTCTTCCAGTACACGATGCACTGCGATTCACGTTCGCTTCCGCTCGGCTTCCACACTTCGGTGTCGACACCCGAAGCACAAACGCGCGTCTTCTCGATGAGCTGGGGTGCGGAGGCCCAGTAGAGCTCGCGCACCCATCCCGAGGGAACGATCAGGAGATCGATCGCGGGATCGAGGAGGATGTTGCCTTCCTCTTCCGGAAAGAGTGCGTTCGCCGGTCCTGCTACGAGAAAGTCGATGCGGCCCGCGCGCTTGAGGTCGGCCGCCTGTCTGAGAGCTTCGTTTGCCGGCGCATAGACGATTCGGGCGAGCTCCTTGAATGTCCTTGGATCGTGGTTGAAGTCCGCGCCGATGGCTCGCAGTCCCTCAACGGCGCTGCGCACGGCGGCGAAGTGTCCGGGATATGGAGAGACTGCGGGAAGCGGAACGTTCGGCTTCAGGAAACGCCGAGCCAGGCGGCGCGCGCGGAGGTACAGACGGCGTCGATCGGTTGGAATCGGTGTTGTGAGAACCGTCAAGAAGGGACGCTTCACCTTGCTTCCAAGTTAAGGGAGCAAACGCCTCCGTGTTCCCTTCGCGACACGACCCGCAAACCGTCGGGCGCGGTGACTAAGGGGCGGCAGATAGGATCTGTCCGGTTTCGGCCGACGGCCAGTCTGATCCCGGAAGTATTTCAGAAACCGCGGTATGTGCCACATCTCGAGCGGCTCGAATCGCTCCGGGCCGTACGTGTCGAGCCATTGAAATATTTCACGCTCCTGCCAGCTGCTTTCCTCGCCGCCTCCGAGCTGAGGAAATCTCACGCCTGCGGTCCACTCGGGAGCAACGGGGCTCGTGCGCGCGCGCGGCGCGGGCAGCGTGATCGAGTACCGAGCGTTGATCTCGGTTGACGTGCGTCCGTCGAGCAGCTCGCGGCAGCGATACCAGGCCTGCTTGATCTGATTCAGCTCGCCGAGCAGCCATTGCAGATGAAGGACATGAATCTCTTGGGACCGGAGGATGGTCGGGTTGTCTCCGAGCGGAACCCGGGGCTGGTGTAACGGGAGAGTCGGAGACCGATCGTAATCCGTCGTGCGATCGTCCACGAGAGCGAATTCCTTCCAGTACGGCGCGTACGGTGACGCGTCATCCCGGTACCTGTCTGGCCGACTCCAGAGGTGATGGAAGAGGCACTCCACGACCGTGCCCGGAGTCAGCTCGTGCGCATGTGCGGCAAGGAATGCATGGAAGGCCCCCGGAGCGATTAGCTCGTCCGCATCGGTGCACCACAGGAGGTTGTTTCCATCGTATTCCCGCGCAGCGTCGAGCAACGCCCAGCGTCCAACTTCACACACATCCGCCGTCGCAGATTCGAGAACCACGACCTTCGCGAAATTCCGGCAAATATCCCGGGAGGCATCCTCCGAGTTCTGGTCGCTCACGAGGATCACATCGCAGAAACCGGAGAGGCACTCGAGGCAATTCTCGAGGATCCACGCTTCGTTGCGGACCGGGAGCAGGGCGATCGTCTTCATTCGACAGCCCCTGCCCCGCCTGCTATTGGAGGGCGGCGAATTTTTCCCAGACCGAAGTGACGCTCCCACCGCGGATCATACACGCCCTCGCGCCATGCCTGAAACAGGAAACGTCCGAACGAAGGCTTTTGATCCGCGGGAGTGAGATGGTATAGAATCCCGAGCCAGTCGCCTGCATATGAAAAGAAGAGAGCCTTGTCGCGCATCGACAGCTTCTTCGGCAGAAGAGCCCGATAAGTCTTCATGAGCTCGAGAATATGATCCGCGCTCATGCCGCGGTGTCGGTCATCGGGCTCCGGGTGTGGACGGTACCACGCGACAGGCTCTCGAATAACAGCGGCGCTCCACTTCTCGAGAATCAACAGCAGGAAAGGCCGGTCCACCACGGTCCCGAATCGCGCGTGGTCGGGCTCGAGTCCTGCGATAGCCTCACGGCGGTAAACCACTGAGCCGAACATTGGCTCGACGCCGCGGAAGATTCCGCGAACGAAGTCAGCACCCGACCGGAACATCTCGTACGCGGGATAGTCGGACGTCGAGCGCACAGGCGACGCCGGTCCCTCGCTGAACGCTCTGACTTCCGCTGCCACGAATCCACAATCGGGGTGAGTCTCCAGAATTTTCACCGCCGCCGCGAGATAATTCGGCTCGAGCAGATCGTCTTCGTGAAACGCCAGCGAATATTTTCCCTCTCCACTGAATATCGCGTGAAAGATATTGTGCATTGCCCCGAGTCTTTCGGGATTCGGGGAGTAATGAATGCGGGAGTCGCCAAGCGTCATTGCGTAATCGCGGTAATCCTCGGACTGCGCGTCATCCAGCAGGTTTACCTCGAAGTCGGGAAACGTCTGCGCGAGAATGGTGGCGAGAGAAGACCGGAGATGCGGAAGCTGGCGGTAGCAGGGGATGTTGATCGACACCAGCGGCCGCGGCCGCTGCGTGACTTCATTTCGCATCCGTTGCCCACCATTCCTGCTGAAGCACGAAATCGCCGTCGCGGACGCTGGATATGCTGTAGCCTGTGTTGAACAGGTCGCACTTCTCCACCGAGAAACGCACCGCCCGGTCCCAGAAATCCCAGCGCGCCGCGTTCCAGGGACCGATGCTGAAGTTCAACGCGTAATCACCCTCGGTCAGAGGCAACGGACCGAGACGGCATACGTAATGGGTGTCGCTTGCGCGGTAGTACGTGTCCCTGATCGGATTTGCCGCGCCGAAGCTGATTACCCTGTCCTCACTGCTCAGAAGCTTGAGCTCGACGGAATAAGAGTCGCCTGGGGCGCGACCACTGGACCAGAGATGTATCTCCATCATCTGGCCGGCATCGAATGAATCCGTCGGCACGCCCGCTTCGTTGCGAAGCTCCACGCGGCGCAGGTGAAATCCGGGAGGCGCATCGACACGCTCCGCGACTCCCGATGAGCCGCCCAGGCTCTTCGACGACTTTTCATACCGGCGTGTGACGGCGTCGGGGCTTCCCTCCATCTCGACACGCCCTCGTTCCAGCATTATCGCGCGGGTGCACAGCTGTCGGATGCTCGTCATGTCATGGCTGCAGAAAAGAACAGTGCGCCCCTGTTCGTAGAGGTCGCGCATTCGTCCGAGGGAGCGATTCCTGAAATGAATGTCGCCGACGGACAGGACCTCATCCACAATGAGAATTTCGGGGTCGAGATGCGCGGCCACCGAAAACGCAAGCCGGACGAACATGCCGCTGGAGTACCGCTTGACCGGCGTGTCGATGAACTGTTCCAGCTCCGCGAACTCGACAATCGCGTCGAACTTTCGCGTGATTTCCGACCTGTACATGCCGAGAATCGCACCGTTGAGGAAAACATTCTCCCGCCCCGTGAGCTCGGGATGAAAGCCCGTTCCCACCTCCAGCAGACTCGACACGCGACCACGCAGGTCCGCGTAGCCTTCCGTTGGCGGCGTGATTCGCGAAAGAATTTTCAGGAGCGTGCTCTTCCCTGCTCCGTTCCGGCCGACGATTCCCACAACGTCGCCCCGGTGAACATCGAAGCTCACGTCCTTCAGCGCCCAGAACTCGCTGTCTCCGTTTTCCTCACCCGCGAGCTCCCTGAACCGGCGCAACGGCGCGGTAAACAATTCTCCGAGGGTGTCGCGAAAAGTCGTCTCCGTCGCGGACTTGCGGCCGATCGAGTAACGCTTGCCCAGCTTGTTGACGGAAATTACCGAAGTGCCCACGCTAGATGATGTCGGCAAACCGTCTCTCGACCCGAAGGAAATAGCTCACACCAAGGAATAGCAGAACGAGCCCGCTGAGAAACGAGACGACGACGGCAGTAACCGGAAACTCAATTCCAAGTACGGCTGCCCGAAATCCCGCCACGATTCCCACCATCGGGTTGATCGAGTACAGAAGCTGCCATTTGGCCGGTATGATCTCGAGGGGATAAGCGACTGGAGTCGCAAAGAACCATAGCTGGACGAGGAACGTCACGACGTAACGAAAATCACGGTAGGCGACGATCAGCGCCGAGAGAAGAATGCCCGCGCCCGCGGCGACGACGATCGTTGCTACGAGCAACAAGGGAACTGTGAGAATGGCCGGTGTCGGGGTGACCTGGTAATAAATCATCAACACGAGCGTGAGACCGAATCCGACGGCGAAATCGATGAGGCCGGACCCGATCGCTGCGAGCGGAACGAGGAGCCGCGGAAAGTAGACCTTGCTGATGAGGTGGCTGCTTCCAACGAGGCTGTTTGCGGCAGAGGTCACTGCATTCGAGAAAAACGACCATGGCTGCATCGCAACGTACACATAGAGTGCGTACGAGCCGCTCACGTGTCGCGACATCCCTCCAAGCTGCCCGAAGAAGACGGTGAACATGAGCGTTGTAGCGGCCGGCTGAAGGACGGCCCACGACGCGCCGAGCACCGTTTGCTTGTAACGCACCTTGATGTCGCGCCAGATCAGGAAATACAGCAGCTCCCTGAAGCGCCACAGCTCCGCAACGTTGAGCGACCTCCATGGGCGAGGCGGCTCTATCCGGAACGCTTCAGCGAGTGATTGATTCGCGAGCCGCGGCGATACCACATCTGTTGGCGGCGTTTCGCTGCTCGCGAGTGTATCGCTCATGTGACTCGCGTTCCCGCGCGGCGCCTGACTGCACTCGCGACGCGATTGATGAGCTCTTTCGCCTTGTCGCTCGGCCTGCTCTTGTTCGTCAGCGGATTGCGGGTCTGGTCCAATGCATAGCTCGTTGTGCCGTGAAGATCCCAATGGCCCGGTACCACCGTCGCGATCTTTCCGGCAATGAATCTCGCGCCAAGCTGGTTTCGGTCGGGTTGCTGTTTTCGGACGACGCACATCGAGTTGATGAACTCGATCGAGTGAACGTGTTGCAGCTCAACGTCGGTCATCTGCAATTGATACTTCTCGAAGAAAGGCTCGAGCACCCTCGAGCGCGGGTCGCGCACTCCCCAGTGTTCATGATTGACGACGTCGGCAAGCTGCTTGAAAAAAGCAATTGAAGACAATGGGTCGAACAGCCCACCCTCGAACTCCTGCCAGTAGCTGCAATGCAAGTCTTCCGCGATAAAAACCCCTCCATCCTCAATGCGCGGAAAATACCGGGCAAACGTCTTCGCTATATCGCTCGACCGGTGCGATCCATCGTCGATGACGATGTCCAGACGAGGTGCATGAGCAAGAACGGCATTCTGTACCGCGTCGGAGTTTGCATCACCGACAACGACTGAGATGCGTTGGTTTTCGAAGACCAGCTGGGCGCAATGAGGGTTGATATCGCAACCCACGAGCTGTCTCGCCGCTGGAAAGAACTCTGACCAGACCTCGAGAGATCCCCCGTTCTGGACTCCTATCTCCAGGAGTGCAATCGGCTTGTCCCTGTAGTCGGCCAGGAGTCTGTTGTACTCGGACAGGTATATGGACCATCTGTCCGATACCTTGCCGGTGTGCGTTTCGTATAGAGTCTCAAGGGTCTTATTCGGCATTGCGATGCCAATATACTGCCGGTCCCCTTGACGAATCGTCGCGTTTCAGGGCCGCCATCCTTCCGCGACCTGAATGGAGAGATTCTCGTAGTGGCTCACTACCCGATTCGCCTCGATAGGCACAGGCACTATTCTGAGTGCGTGGCGCTGGATGGCGTCGCCTACCATCAGCAACCACTGATCGGTGTACGCTCCTTCCGGCAGTGACTTGGCTGTCTGAGCGGGTGGCAGCGCACGAAGCTGCCGTTCCGCCGACGGAAAGAGCAAAACGCCCACGACAAAAACGCGATTGCCGCTCGCAAGCGCCTGTTCCAGTCTTTCGATCACCGGACGAACAGGCGCGGTCTGATCAGGCAGCCTCATATTGTCCACGACCAGGTCGTAACGAACAAAGCGATGAGATGCCAGCGCCGGTACGGTCATCCACGCCGCAGCACCGTGATAGTACCGGCTGAAGCTCACTCCGTAGTGCCACGGGCTCACGAGAACGAGGTCTCCAGGCTTCGCGACAGCCTCGAGGCGAGCCGCTACCAGATCGACGGTCGTCAGTCTCGTGCGCACGGCACGGCGCGTGGGAATGATCGTCGCTGTCACGAGAACCAGCGCGACCGCGATCCGGGCGATCCGGGCACGCCGTGTCTGGACCAAAGCCCCGACGATTCCATCCATGCACACCGCCGCCAGGGCGAGCACTGACAGGTAGTACCACGGGCTCGTGTAGTACGAGAGAGTCTCGAGGAAGAAATAGTTGGCGGGAATGCCAACGAGCAGGCTTACGAGACAAAAGACGACAACGTCGTGTCGGGGTGCCGGCAATCTCGTTTTCTTCGCGGATGCAACTGCCAGTAATCCGCCAATGACGGACAGAGCGAGCAGAACGAGCCACACGCCAAGCGTCCACGAGCCGGCCGGACGAAGCGCTTCATCGAGTTTGCTCCAGAACCATGCGAAGGTGTAATCCGGCATGCGCACGACCGCTCTCCAGCTGCCCGCCCTCGAAATGCTCGGCAAATAAGGCAACAGCGAAACCGCCGCAATCGCACCAATCGATACGATGGCGACGGCGTGCTTCCACGCGCGGCGATGCGCGCACACCGCCACGCCACCGGCACAAAGCGCGAAAAGCATCACCGCGTTGTAGAAGAGAACGTGCACGCTGGCCGTCGCCGCCAAAGCGGACGCGGCGAACCTCATCGCGCTGGGCCGTTCCAGAAATTTCCAGACCAGCGCGCAGGTGACGAGGATCAGCAGAATGCCAAATCCATAGGCGCGCACTGTGTCGCCCCACCTGATCATGGCGGGATTCGCCGCCAGGAGCACGAGCGAGACAAACGGCAGCGAGTGCCGGAAGCCGCGCGCGTTGAGCCAGAGAGCAGCTATGACGCCGACACCAATCACGAATCCGAACACTCGAAACGCGCTGTCGTTCATCGGTCCGAAGAGCGCAGAAAACTGGCGAATGATGACCAGCCACAGAATCGGAAATGAGTCAGACTCCAGGTTGCTCCAGACGTCGCCAAACGCGGGCAGGGTGGACAGGCCCACAGTGTTCGCCTCGTCGCGCCACAGGGCACCTGCAGAAGTCGCGGCCATGAAGTGGAGCGAGATCGCAACAAGTGTGATCAGCAGAGCGGCCGCCCACTCGAGCCGGCGAACGGATAGACTCGAATCGCCTTCCGGATTGGCTTCTCTCGACTGAAAGGCGCTCAGTCTTTGCTCTCGATGGCGGGGCCGCGACTCCTCGCGAGAGCCTTCATCCGCGCGCCAGCGAGCGCGAGACGTTTGCGGAGCTTGCTAGTTGGAAAGTTCCTGTGCTCGTATGCGCCGTGCTTATACGTCAGCCTCACAAAATCATGGTTCCGCATCCAGCTGTCGATTCTCTTCTCAAAGAGCTCCCCTCCGTACTCGGGATAGCGGGCGGACATCTTGTGCTCCTCATGATAGACGGGCCGTGACCTGAAGTCGGCTGTTCGCACAAGGTACATCTGGTCCGAGAAACCGTATCCAGTATAGAAATCCTCGTCCTGCGCGAAAGCCTCGCTTGCCGCTTCAACGTAATTGTGGTTCCAGGTCAGGTTTGCGACCTTCACACGCGGATTCCGTTCGAAGCGCATCAGCGCAGCATCGATCCACGCGCCAGCCGGCGAAGGCAATGAATCACCGGAGAAATGGAGAAGATATTCCGTCTCACACAGGTAGATCCCGACAAGCTCGGCGATGGAATAGACGTAGCCCGATCCCAGCGCCGACCTTGACAGCCCGAAGAAATCGAGAGCCTCGTTTTCATAGTCCGCAACAAGATGGAAATCGGATATTACGCCCGATCTGACGAGCTTCTCTGCGGCCGCGCAGACTTTTCCCGGCGAGCGCACATTGTTGATCAGCAGGGCTTTCCTTGCAAACTCGAAAGCACTGTGATCGACCATTCGCTGAATACGATCGGTTTTCAGCAGGAATTCCCAGTCATTCTCCCAGCACTTGGTCTCGACGGTAACAGACGGATGCATAATTGAGAATACTAGTGCTGGCGACGGACGCCTATGGCGGAACCGGCGGGATTGCGCAGTACATGCGCGATCTCATCGAGGCTGTCGCGACTCATCCAGAGACTGAGAGTGTCACAGTCGTTCCGCGCGTTATTGCGCGCGAGCCGGAGTCATTGCCCGAAGGCGTAACGCATCTGTCGCGTTCCGCCGGCAGCAAATTCCGGTTTGTGGCGACGGCGATGCGCGCCGCCGTCGCGCGCCCACCGGTAGACTGGGTCATCTGCGGTCACATCAATCTTCTCCCTGTGGCCAGTGCAGCAGCTTCCATCTCTGGCGCTCGAATCCTTCTCATAGTCTACGGGATGGAGGTGTGGGAGCCCAAGGGTAGACTCATCAGGTTCCTCCTCTCTCGTGTCTTCAGCGTGATCTCGATCAGCGCGGTGACGATCGAAAGATTCGAGAGCTGGGCGGCGCTGGGTGCTGAGCGAATGCATCTCCTGCCGAACGCCGTTGATCTTTCGCGCTACACGCCGGGGGAAAAGAGCGAAGCACTCATCTCACGCTGGTCCCTCGAAGGACGACGCGTTCTGCTGACCGTCGGCCGCATGGATGCCGCCGAGCAGGCGAAGGGGTTCGATGAGATCATCGACGTCCTGCCGCGGCTCGTGTCCGAGATTCCGAGCCTGGTGTACATCGCCGTTGGGGATGGATCAGATCGAGCGCGCCTCGAGGCGAAGGTCACTTCCCTCGGCGTACGGGATCACTGCGTATTTCCAGGCTACGTTAGCGAATCGGAGAAGCTCGACTATTATCGGTCGGCCGACCTGTTCGCGATGCCGAGCCGGCTGGAGGGATTCGGCTACGTCTTTCTCGAAGCACTCGCGACCGGCTTGCCGGTTATCGCAAGCAAGATTGACGGAAGCCGCGAAGCCGTACGGGACGGAGCATGGGGAATTCTCGTCGACCCTCGGACGCCCGAAGAGCTGACTTCAGCAATTCGTCTCGGACTCAGCGAGCCGAAGGTTCCGCCACGAAGCGAGCTCGACTATTTCTCTCGAGGAATGTTCGAGCGTCGTTGTCACGATTTGCTCGATTCCCTTCTCGCCGACGATCAGGTCAGCTCCGAGGATGCTCAGCGACGCAACGTCGAGCCTACTTCGACACGCGATGAGGCTGGGGCATCAGGCCACTGACACGTCGCGGCTGAGCGAGGCCCGCTTGCTTCGCAGCGTTGCGGAAAAACTTATCCACAAGGACCGCTCCCACTCCAAGAATGGCCATGATCGTGACAGCGGGTCCGATCATCATCACCCATGACGCCTCATAGGGGGTGAGGACTGCCCAGAAAATCACGACGATGATGCCCGTTCGAAGCTCGTCGTAGTGCAGGTTTTTCCGCAGCCATTTATAAGCGAAACCCAGCAAGATCCCCCAACCGAAAATGGGCACGAACATCAGCGGAATTCCGAAGTCGACGTACGACTCGGCGACGTAGCCAAAAGCGTAACTGGTGTTGGTTTCTCTCCCCGCGACCCAGATACCCGAGTACTTGCGTACTTCGTCGCTCTGCGACGGCAGAGCTCTCTTTCGCGGAAAGAAGAGTCGCGGGGTCAAAGCATTCTGTACGGCCCCCCAGAGAATCCTCCCGTTCTCGTGTGGGATCACGCTCGGTACACGCGGCAATGCCAGCGATGGGTAGTAGATCGCCCAGATGCGCGAAATCATCGCATCGCTCTGCCATTTCCACTCGGCGCCGCGCAGCGTGAAGGTTTCGCCTGCCACCACGAGCGCTGCCCCAAGACGCTCACTTCGGGAAACCACGCCAACGTAGTTGCTCCGGACGACCGGTTTGATCGCGGTCCATACGATTGCCGAGAATACGGCAAGAGCTGCCAGACCGCCGACGATACCCCAGGTCCTTGCGCGCTTCCTGTCCATCGTTCCAAGAACGGCGATTGCGATCACAACCAGAGGCTCTCGAAACTCCGCGAAGAAACCACTGAATCCAAGTGAGAGCTCAGTGGCCAGAATTCCTGCGATCCACGGCCACGGCATTTTCAGCCTGATGAGCCGGGTGACGAGAAAATACAGCAGCACGTAGCGGATCCTGCTCAGCACCAGGAGCGGTTGCGTCAGTCCGGGAGTTGACCAGGCAAGCTCCTGCAGGACTCCGGATCCGGCGACCGTTGACAGATAGAAGATCGTTATGCGATTCGTTGATACCGGGAGCATGCGCGGCGGCGTTTCACGCCAGCGCCTGAACCGACCGAAGCCTGCCGCGAGGTAAAACCCCGTGAAAAGCGTCACGGCTGCAGCGAGTCCGAGCATCACCATCTGCTCGTAAGAACCTTCTCGCATCTCCCATACTTTCCTGCCTGAGATCGCGAAATACACAATGGCAGCCATGATCTGGAGCCATTGCAGACTGAATGCGGCGGCGATTATTGGCGGACCAGGCTCGCGCGCCAGGTATTTCCAGCCAAGAAAGAGAATCAGCAAGCCAACACTTGCGAGCCAATCGTCGGCGAGCAAACCGAAGACGACGATCAGCCCGATCGCGGAAACATCCCGAAGCTGGTGAGGCAGGCGGGAACCGGCTGTAGCCGACTGGCGAACCGGCAATACCGCCGCGCCCGGCGGCAAAACGAGCGCGGCGGGTGTTGAAGGTTCGAGGTTTGGGTCGCCTGTCATCGAATGGATTGTAGTTGCTCTGTATTCAACTTATGTTCGCGCTCCCATCTGCCGTCAAGGAATTCAAGACTTGTTCGAAGTTCAGAAGGCAGTCGTCACCGGAGCAAGTGGACTCATCGGATCGTCGCTCGTTGAGTATCTCGTCTCGGGCGGAGCGGATGTCGTTGCCATCGACAAAATGCCTCTGCAAGTCGCTGGTGCGCAGGTGGTTCAGGTTGACCTTTGCGGCGGTGGAGGAATATCGGAGTGGCTGTCACCACAGACGACCATCTACCATCTCGCCGCTTCGGCTAACGTATCCGCCTCTGTCTCAGACCCTCGCCACGATTTCAACAACACTCTCGGTGTTCTCTTTGAGATTCTGGAATCCGCGCGAGAGACGGGCGCGCGCGTTGTCTTTCCGTCAACAGCATCGGTGTACGATCCGCGTGCACCGTTGCCGCTGGACGAGCGCGCACCAAAGCTTCCGTCGTCGCCTTACGGAGCGGCGAAGCTGGCGGGCGAAGCCTATTGCGCGGCGTATCACCGCACCTACGGCCTCGATGTCCGGATCGCCCGCATGTTCAGCGTTTACGGCCCTCGGATGAGAAGGCTCGCAATTCACGACATTATCCGAAAGCTCCAGCGGGACCGTAAGCACATCGAGATACTGGGCGACGGCTCGCAGATCCGTGACTATTTGCACGTCAGTGACGCCGCTCGCGGGCTCGCACTGATTGCAACGCGTGGATCGCCGGGCGAGGATTATAATCTCGCATCCGGAGCGCCGGTAAGTCTTATGGATCTCGCTCGCAGCATTGCTCGGCTGATGGGATCTGCTGACGCGAGCATTGGGACAACCGGACACTCTTTTCCGGGCGATACGCCGCGCTGGTACGCGTCAATCGACAAGATCCGCGCGATTGGCTTCGAGCAGTCCGTTCCGCTCGAGATTGGGTTGGAAGAAACGATTGCCGGAGTTCTTGCGCGCCCCACGGAGCACAGTGTCGGCTGACGTGCTGCGACGGCGCGATGTGCAGGAATCTCTGAGAAGGCCGGAATGAGCAGCGATCCGCTTTCGCGAACGTTGATTGCCGGGAGGCGCGTCGCCGGCCGCGTGAAGCGGCGCCTGTTCCCTTCCGCTGAAGCCGCGGCGTGGCGAAAGCTCTGCAGCGTCGCATGGCAGACGCCCAGGTACACTCCAGGGATGATCGAGCTATTGGGTTACCGGCTCCACTATACGGACCTTCTCACCGTCGCGCCGCAGTGGGAGGACACCTTCGTCCGCGAGCTGCACGCTTTCCGTTCGACGAAGCCGGCTCCCCGAATCATCGACTGTGGCGCCAACGTTGGAATTGTCACCCTGTACTACAAGAGAACCTTCCCTTCATCGCGGGTAACGGCGTTCGAGGCCGATCCGGACATAGCGCGGATGCTGGCGCTCAACGTCAGCGAGAACAAGCTGTCGCAGGTGGACGTCGTCGCCGCTGCTGTCTGGATCGAAAACGGTGACGTTACGTTTGCGAAGGAGGGAGCCGACTCAGGCTCAGTCGCCACTGAATACCATGGAGGTGCGAGCCCGCGCGTACCTGTGCCGGCTATCCGGTTGCGGGATTTTCTTGCCCGGGAAGATCAGGTCGATCTCCTGAAGCTCGACATCGAAGGCGCCGAGCATCGTGTTCTCGCCGATGCCGAGCCCGAGCTTCACCGCGTGCGGGCGATCGCGATGGAGCTGCATGAATTCGACGGGCACAACCGAAGGAGCCCTGCAACTCTTGGCCTGCTCGAGCGGAATGGCTTTCGATACGCTCACGGCGGAATCGTTCCCGTGGCTTCGACATCCGTGCATCCGGACGCAACAGACCCGTTTCCCGCGCCTGCGGCCGCGTGGGTGGAGCGCATCTACGCGTGGCGCGAGTGATTCCGTTAGAGCACAGAGGCCACAGGTGAGCACGGCCATCACATGGATGCTGCCGGACAAGCTCGGAGGTGTTTACAACTTCGTTGCCAATTTGCTTGCCTACCGCGAGCGCGACGGTGCCACCTATCATGCCATTCTCGCGCAGAACCTCGGGGATCCCGACGATCCCTCGGACGCCGATTTGCGCGCTGAAGTCAGCCGTATCAGCTATCGCCTGCCGCCTGAAAATTTTCGCTCAGTGCTTCGACGCCTCGCGGCCGAAGTACCAACGGGGAAAGGAGCAATCGTTGCGAACGACTGGCTGAGTCTTGCGATGGCGTCAGCGCACGATACCGGAAAGGCCATTGTCTACGTGAACCACGGAGACTTCGACCACTACTACGATCTCGCGGTAATGCATGAAGCGACCATCGATGTCTTCATCACGTATACGAACCGAATGCATCGGCGCCTCAACGAGCTGTTGCCGCACAGAGCAGACGACATCCTCTGCATTCGGTACGGCGTCGAGATTCCAAACGCAGCGCCGCGACCGGTATCTGACGATCTTCGACTATTGTATGTCGGTCGACTGGATCCCTCGAAAGGAATTTTCGATTTACCGGGGATCGACGCCATCTTGAAGAGTTCGGGGATGAGTCATAGCTGGACCATCCAAGGCCCCGGACCCGCGCAAAGCGAGCTCAAGGAACGCTGGGGCAATCCCGACCATGTCAGATGGTTTGGGCGTAGTACAATGGAGCATGTCAAATGCCAGTATCTGGAGCACGACATTCTCGTAATGCCCTCTCGCGCAGAGGGGTTGCCTGTCGCCCTGCTCGAAGGAATGGCAGGTGGCTGTGTGCCTGTCGTCAGCGACCTGCCGAGTGGAATTCCGGAAATCATCGAGAACGGGGTCAGCGGTTTTCGTGTGGCGACTGGAGATGTCCCTGGCTTTGCCGACGCGATCCTCCGACTCGCTTCAGATCGCGGCGCGCTGCGATCGATGAGCGAGCAGGCGCGCGCTCGTGTTGAATCCCGCTTCAACATCGTTGTGCAGGCGCCGGAGTATCAACGCGCCATCCTCGCTGCCTCCGAGCGTCCGCGGCGCTGGTCGCGATCCAACGTTTTTCACGGCAGCCGGCTCGATCAGCCCTGGCTGCCAAACATCGTCGTCAAGAGCGCGCGATCGTTGAGGCACGGTCTGCAGCGTTTTCGACGGTCTCCGCTCGATACCTCGACGAAGGGTGGCGCTTGATGTCGCAGCCGATGACTGCGCCGCTCGTGAGCGTCCTGATGACCGCCTACAATCGCGAGAAGTACGTCGGCGACTCCATCGAGAGCGTCCTCGCCCAGCAATTCACTGATTTCGAGCTGCTGGTCGTGGACGATTGTTCTACAGACGACACTGTCGCGATCGCTCGCCGGTACGAACAGCTCGATCCCCGTGTGCGCGTCTTCCAGAACGCGAAGAACCTCGGCGATTATCCAAATCGAAATCACGCCGCGCGCCTTGCGAAAGGCGAGTTCATAAAGTTCCACGACTCAGACGACCTGATGTACCCGCACTGCCTGTCGACAATGGTTCCCCCGATGGTGGCCGAGCCTTCGGCGGCAATCGGACTCTCGCTCTCGCGATGGTTCCCTGGCGGGCCGGCGCCGATGCTCCTTACACCGAGGCTGTCTTATCTGCGCGAATTCCTCGGCCAGGGAATGTTTATGGGCGGCCCGGCGTGCGGAATATTCAGGCGCGAGGAGTTCCTGCGCCTTGGTGGGTTTCCCGAGGAAGGGGTTGCCTCGGACTCGATGTTCTGGCTCTCGGCCTGCGCGCGCGAGAATGTCCTCACGCTTCCCGGAGATCTTTTCTGGTACCGGATTCACTCGGGGCAGGAGCTTCAAAGTGCGGCGGCGGCCGACGGATACACACACGTTACTGGAGCTGAATGGCGCGCGCTCGACGCCGATGAGTGCCCGCTGTCCTCCGAAGAGCGTGACGCAGCGCGCCGAACGGTTGTCGTCAAATTCGCCAAGGCATTGGCTGCAGACCTCAAGCGCGGCGACGTACGACTCGCCGCTCGCCGCTACAGGAATTCCGGGTTGTCGCCGCTTTCGGTGATAAAGTATTTGCGTCGGCCCCGCCGAACGCTTACCGCTGGCACTCCGCTCGGCGCCGACGGCGAGTTCCTCGTTCCCGACTGGTCGATATTCGGCGGACATTCTGTTGACACACACGCGAATTCAGCGAACAGGCCCGAACAAGAGATCGAACGCCATAGATGAAGATCATTCAGGCGCTCGGATGGTACTATCCCGAAAACCTGGGCGGCAGCGAGGTATACGTTTCGGCACTCTCGCACAGGCTCGCGAAGATGGGCCACGACGTTGTCGTCGCGGCGCCGCTTGCCGGGATCGGCGCGCCCCGCTCGTACGAACATGATGGTCTCCAGGTTTTCAGGTATCCAATTCCGGCAAAGCCGACGCGCGATGAAGCGCAGGGCGAGCGACCCGCCCGAGGATCGGAGTTCTTCACGCGATGGCTTGCCGACTCCGAGCCGGACATCGTGCATTTCCACAGTCTCGTGGCCGGGCTCGGCCCCCTTGAGATCCGCGCTGCGTCCCTCGTTGGTGCGCACGTGATTCTGACTTCTCATGCAAGCAGTCTCGGCTATATCTGCCAGCGTGGAACGTTGATGCGATGGGGAGAGTTTGTTTGCGACGGCCTTACGGAAGTAGTGAAGTGCTCAGGATGTGAGCTGCAGAATCGCGGCATGCCGAAACCACTTTCGCGGGTCGTGGCGAGAGAGCCGGTATCGGTGAGCCGGCTGCTTGGACGCTCGGATACACGCGCTGGAACCGCCCTCGGGATGCCGGCTCTCATCGCGCGCAACAAGCGAAAGCAGAGAGAGCTCGTCGCGATGGTAGACAAGTTCGTCGTGCTCACCGGGTTTGCAGCGCGAATCGTCGAGAAGAATGGGATTCCAGATGACAAGCTCGTGGTGAATCCGCTCGGAATCATCGACCCCGATCGATATCCAGGCGGCGTCGTGAAGAGCAAGCCAACTAGTGCGCGAGTTCGCTTCGGATACCTCGGACGATTCGATTCGGTGAAAGGAGTGTTCGAGCTCGTCAGGGCGCTTGCCCGCGTGCCAAAATCTCTCGGGTTTTCATTTGAGATTCGCGGGCCCGCGCAGCTTCCTGCCGAGCTTGCGATCGTCGAGCAGCTACGCGCCATTGTCGGCGACGACCCGCGAGTTGCATTCGCGCCGGGCGTCTCGCGAGAGGAAGTCCCCGGAGTCCTGAGAAGCTACGATGTACTTGTCTGTCCATCGGTATGCGCCGAAGGCGGCCCAACGGTAGCGCTTGAAGCGCATGCAGTCGGCACACCGGTGATAGGCAGTCGGATAGGCGGACTCGCGGAGATAGTCGAGCATGGCGTCAGCGGAATGCTTGTGCCGCCCGGAGATGTAAGTGCGCTTGCTGTGCTCATCGAGTCAGTCGCCACCTCACCGGCGGAGACTATCGATCGCTGGCGATCCGCATTGCCCCGGCCACGCACGATGGACGACGTAACGAACGATTACGTGGCGCTGTACGACTCCATCAGACTGGAAGCCGCACGGAAGTGAGCTCCGTATCACGTCCGGTTTCGGCGGCGAAAAAGCTGCGCATTTGCGTTCTTACCGCCGGCCATCTTTCAACTTCGCCGCGAATGCTCAAGGCGGCCGATACGCTGGCCCGTGCGGGTTACCACGTTCGCGTCGTCAGCACACGGCACGTCGATTGGGCAACAGAAACCGATCGGTCAGTTCGCCGGTCGCGCGAGGGCCTGTGGACGTGGCGAGTGATCGACTTTCGCCGACAGGGCGCGAAACGACTCTACCTCACGAGCGGGATCCGGTCTCGCTCCGCCAGATGGATTGGAAAGCAGCTGAGTCCGAAGACGCTGACGGTCGGCCTTGCCGCTCGTGCTCGAGATCGGATCTATCCCGAGATTGTATCAGCGGTTCTCGAGGAGTCTGTCGATCTCATCTACGGAGGCGGCGGTGCTCTCGCGGCGACAGCGGAGTCCGCCAGACGCATGGGAGTTCCGTTCGCCCTGGATCTAGAAGACTTTCACACCGGCGAATACGCGGACAGTGCCGAGACACGCGTAGCAAACGCATTTACCTCGCGCATCGAGCGTGAAGTTCTTCCACGGGCAGCGTTGATTACGGCGGGCAGCCGGGAGATCGCCAACGCGTATATCGAGCGATACGGAGTGGACGCAATTCCGATAAACAATTCGTTCCCTCTTCCCGAGACACCTCCGGACACGCAGCCACCAACCGGCCAGCTCCGGCTATATTGGTTCAGCCAGACGATAGGACCGGGCCGCGGACTCGAGGAGATCGTGAGCGGCGTGGCTGCAGCAGGCATTGAAGCCTCGCTGCATCTGCGCGGGCGGCCAATGGCAGGTTACCTCGCGGAGCTTTCTCAGCGCGCCGTTGCGGTAGCGCCACGACTTCGACTCGTCGATCATCCGCCGGGAGCTCCCGACGAGATGGTTAGTCTCTGCCGCGGGTTCGACATCGGTCTCGCGCCGGAGCTGGATTCGGTACTCAACAAATCCCTGAGCTTGTCCAACAAAGCACTCACATACATTCTCGCCGGACTGGGCGTCGCGATGACAGACACGCAGGGGCAGCATGAGCTCGGAGTCGATCTCGGCGAAGGCGCCGTGCTCTACAGGCCCGGCGACGTCGCAACTCTGGGTGCCGGCCTCGCGCGCTGGGATAGAGACCGCGAATCTCTTGGCCGCGCAAAGGCTGCATCCTGGGCAGCGGCGAAGAGACGATGGAACTGGGATGACCCGCGTGAATCGGGGAGACTTCTGGAAGCCGTGACAGCCGTGTTGGAATCGAAATGAGAATCCTGCTGATAATGGACCCGCATATTCCTGTGCCGCCGGATAAGTATGGCGGCATCGAGCGTGTCGTCGCCGATCTCGCGGCAGGACTCGTCAGTCGCGGTCACGAGGTGACTCTCTGGGCGTCGCCCGGATCGTTCACTCCTGCGCGACTCCGGACATTCGGCCGCCAGGGCGAATGGACGCGCTGGAGCAACATCCGCAACAGCGTTCACCTCACGTTCCGTCTGTGGCGTGAGATTGGGTCGTTCGACATCATCCACAACTTTGGACGCCTTGCGTATCTGACGGGAATTCTACCGCTCGCGATCCCCAAGATTCAGACATATATGCGCAGAGTGAATCCCGCCAACATGCGGAAGGTCGCAATGCTGGGCGGGCGCAACATCCACTTCACGGCGGTCAGCGCGAGGACTCGCGACACCGGCGCGCCGGGCGGCGGTGAATGGAGCGTGATCTATAACTGTGCTCCGGTAGATCGCTACCAGCTCACTACGGACGTCGATCCAGACACGGCACCGCTCGTCTTCCTGGGGCGACTGGAAAGATGTAAGGGAGCCCATACAGCTATCGCCGTCGCGAAAGCGCTTGGAAGGCCATTGCAGATCGCCGGAAACATCTCTCCGCTTCCGGAGGAGATCGAATACTTCCATGAGGAGATCGAGCCGCATCTCGATGGCAAATTGATCTCGTACGTCGGTACGGTCGATGACGCGGCGAAGAATCTATTTCTCGGCGCTGCTGCAGCGATGCTTCTTCCCATTCAGTGGGAAGAGCCTTTCCCCGTGATACTGCCCGAATCGTTGCTCTGCGGAACGCCGATCATCGCTTTCCGTCGCGGCGGCGTCCCCGAGGGAATCGATCACGGTCGCACCGGATTCCTCTGCGACACTCTCGAGGAAATGATTGCCCTCGTGCCGCGAATCCGCGAGATCGACCGTCGCGAGTGCCGAGCCGAAGCGGAGAGGCGATTCAGCGATTCCGTTATCGTCAGCGAGTACGAGAAACTCTACCGCCGAATGGTTCACCCCGTTGGAGGTCGCTCCGCTGAAGTCGGGCGGGTGCAGACCAGTAATTGACGGCAAGGCGGGATGCAGGAGTGACTCGCCGCGTCCTGATGATCGCGCCGCACTTTCCTCCCGACACCAGTGCCGCCACTCATCGAGTTCGGCTCCTTGCACCGCATCTGCGGGATTACGGATGGGAACCGACAGTCCTGACCGTCGACGCTACCCGCAGCGGTGGCCGTCAGGATCCGGAGCTCGAAGCGCTGGTTCCATCAGACCTGCGTGTAGTGCGCGCGCGCGTGTGGCCGGAGAAATGGACGCGCAGAGTTGGGATTGGCGACCTGGGCCTCCGTTCGCTTTCAGGTCTCCTGAACGAAGCTTCACGGCTGCTTTGGAATGAGAAGTACGATGCGCTTTTCATTACAGTGTTCCCGACGTATCCTGCGCTTCTTGGCCCTTTGCTCAAGTCACGGTTCAAGATCCCGTTCGTGCTCGATTACATCGATCCCTGGGTCAGCGCGTGGGGAAAGACGGTCGGCGGAGGGAGAAATGGAACGGTCGATTTGAAGAGCCGGCTCACCCGCCTCGCGGCGTTGGGACTCGAGCCGATTGCGGCGCGTTCGGCCGATGCCATCACCGCCGTCTCCGCGCGAACCTACGAGATGATCCATTCGCGAATTCCCGAGACGAGAGGCAAGCCGTGCGCGGCGATACCCTACGGAGGCGACGCGTCTGATTTTGCCTACCTCCGAACTTCCCCGCGGGCGAACAGCTACTTCGACCCGAGCGATGGCGGCTACCACATCTGCTACACGGGAACACTTCTGCCGCTCGGCTTCGAAACGTTGCGCTCAGTATTGAATGGGCTTGCTTCGCTTCGCAGTTCGAGAACCGATGTGTACGATCGAATCCATCTTCATTTTTTTGGAACGAGCAATCAGACAGTCGGCACTCCCGAGCAACGCGTGATTCCAGTCGCGCGCGAGCTTGGGGTTGAGTGACCCAGCTTTCTTGTACAAAGTTGGCATTATAAGAAAGCATTGCTTATCAATTTGTTGCAACGAACAGGTCACTATCAGTCAAAATAAAATCATTATTTGAAGCTTGGCGTAATCATGGTCATAGCTGTTTCCTGTGTGAAATTGTTATCCGCTCACAATTCCACACAACATACGAGCCGGAAGCATAAAGTGTAAAGCCTGGGGTGCCTAATGAGTGAGCTAACTCACATTAATTGCGTTGCGCTCACTGCCCGCTTTCCAGTCGGGAAACCTGTCGTGCCAGCTGCATTAATGAATCGGCCAACGCGCGGGGAGAGGCGGTTTGCGTATTGGGCGCTCGGTCTTGCCTTGCTCGTCGGTGATGTACTTCACCAGCTCCGCGAAGTCGCTCTTCTTGATGGAGCGCATGGGGACGTGCTTGGCAATCACGCGCACCCCCCGGCCGTTTTAGCGGCTAAAAAAGTCATGGCTCTGCCCTCGGGCGGACCACGCCCATCATGACCTTGCCAAGCTCGTCCTGCTTCTCTTCGATCTTCGCCAGCAGGGCGAGGATCGTGGCATCACCGAACCGCGCCGTGCGCGGGTCGTCGGTGAGCCAGAGTTTCAGCAGGCCGCCCAGGCGGCCCAGGTCGCCATTGATGCGGGCCAGCTCGCGGACGTGCTCATAGTCCACGACGCCCGTGATTTTGTAGCCCTGGCCGACGGCCAGCAGGTAGGCCGACAGGCTCATGCCGGCCGCCGCCGCCTTTTCCTCAATCGCTCTTCGTTCGTCTGGAAGGCAGTACACCTTGATAGGTGGGCTGCCCTTCCTGGTTGGCTTGGTTTCATCAGCCATCCGCTTGCCCTCATCTGTTACGCCGGCGGTAGCCGGCCAGCCTCGCAGAGCAGGATTCCCGTTGAGCACCGCCAGGTGCGAATAAGGGACAGTGAAGAAGGAACACCCGCTCGCGGGTGGGCCTACTTCACCTATCCTGCCCGGCTGACGCCGTTGGATACACCAAGGAAAGTCTACACGAACCCTTTGGCAAAATCCTGTATATCGTGCGAAAAAGGATGGATATACCGAAAAAATCGCTATAATGACCCCGAAGCAGGGTTATGCAGCGGAAAAGCGCCACGCTTCCCGAAGGGAGAAAGGCGGACAGGTATCCGGTAAGCGGCAGGGTCGGAACAGGAGAGCGCACGAGGGAGCTTCCAGGGGGAAACGCCTGGTATCTTTATAGTCCTGTCGGGTTTCGCCACCTCTGACTTGAGCGTCGATTTTTGTGATGCTCGTCAGGGGGGCGGAGCCTATGGAAAAACGCCAGCAACGCGGCCTTTTTACGGTTCCTGGCCTTTTGCTGGCCTTTTGCTCACATGTTCTTTCCTGCGTTATCCCCTGATTCTGTGGATAACCGTATTACCGCCTTTGAGTGAGCTGATACCGCTCGCCGCAGCCGAACGACCGAGCGCAGCGAGTCAGTGAGCGAGGAAGCGGAAGAGCGCCAGAAGGCCGCCAGAGAGGCCGAGCGCGGCCGTGAGGCTTGGACGCTAGGGCAGGGCATGAAAAAGCCCGTAGCGGGCTGCTACGGGCGTCTGACGCGGTGGAAAGGGGGAGGGGATGTTGTCTACATGGCTCTGCTGTAGTGAGTGGGTTGCGCTCCGGCAGCGGTCCTGATCAATCGTCACCCTTTCTCGGTCCTTCAACGTTCCTGACAACGAGCCTCCTTTTCGCCAATCCATCGACAATCACCGCGAGTCCCTGCTCGAACGCTGCGTCCGGACCGGCTTCGTCGAAGGCGTCTATCGCGGCCCGCAACAGCGGCGAGAGCGGAGCCTGTTCAACGGTGCCGCCGCGCTCGCCGGCATCGCTGTCGCCGGCCTGCTCCTCAAGCACGGCCCCAACAGTGAAGTAGCTGATTGTCATCAGCGCATTGACGGCGTCCCCGGCCGAAAAACCCGCCTCGCAGAGGAAGCGAAGCTGCGCGTCGGCCGTTTCCATCTGCGGTGCGCCCGGTCGCGTGCCGGCATGGATGCGCGCGCCATCGCGGTAGGCGAGCAGCGCCTGCCTGAAGCTGCGGGCATTCCCGATCAGAAATGAGCGCCAGTCGTCGTCGGCTCTCGGCACCGAATGCGTATGATTCTCCGCCAGCATGGCTTCGGCCAGTGCGTCGAGCAGCGCCCGCTTGTTCCTGAAGTGCCAGTAAAGCGCCGGCTGCTGAACCCCCAACCGTTCCGCCAGTTTGCGTGTCGTCAGACCGTCTACGCCGACCTCGTTCAACAGGTCCAGGGCGGCACGGATCACTGTATTCGGCTGCAACTTTGTCATGCTTGACACTTTATCACTGATAAACATAATATGTCCACCAACTTATCAGTGATAAAGAATCCGCGCGTTCAATCGGACCAGCGGAGGCTGGTCCGGAGGCCAGACGTGAAACCCAACATACCCCTGATCGTAATTCTGAGCACTGTCGCGCTCGACGCTGTCGGCATCGGCCTGATTATGCCGGTGCTGCCGGGCCTCCTGCGCGATCTGGTTCACTCGAACGACGTCACCGCCCACTATGGCATTCTGCTGGCGCTGTATGCGTTGGTGCAATTTGCCTGCGCACCTGTGCTGGGCGCGCTGTCGGATCGTTTCGGGCGGCGGCCAATCTTGCTCGTCTCGCTGGCCGGCGCCACTGTCGACTACGCCATCATGGCGACAGCGCCTTTCCTTTGGGTTCTCTATATCGGGCGGATCGTGGCCGGCATCACCGGGGCGACTGGGGCGGTAGCCGGCGCTTATATTGCCGATATCACTGATGGCGATGAGCGCGCGCGGCACTTCGGCTTCATGAGCGCCTGTTTCGGGTTCGGGATGGTCGCGGGACCTGTGCTCGGTGGGCTGATGGGCGGTTTCTCCCCCCACGCTCCGTTCTTCGCCGCGGCAGCCTTGAACGGCCTCAATTTCCTGACGGGCTGTTTCCTTTTGCCGGAGTCGCACAAAGGCGAACGCCGGCCGTTACGCCGGGAGGCTCTCAACCCGCTCGCTTCGTTCCGGTGGGCCCGGGGCATGACCGTCGTCGCCGCCCTGATGGCGGTCTTCTTCATCATGCAACTTGTCGGACAGGTGCCGGCCGCGCTTTGGGTCATTTTCGGCGAGGATCGCTTTCACTGGGACGCGACCACGATCGGCATTTCGCTTGCCGCATTTGGCATTCTGCATTCACTCGCCCAGGCAATGATCACCGGCCCTGTAGCCGCCCGGCTCGGCGAAAGGCGGGCACTCATGCTCGGAATGATTGCCGACGGCACAGGCTACATCCTGCTTGCCTTCGCGACACGGGGATGGATGGCGTTCCCGATCATGGTCCTGCTTGCTTCGGGTGGCATCGGAATGCCGGCGCTGCAAGCAATGTTGTCCAGGCAGGTGGATGAGGAACGTCAGGGGCAGCTGCAAGGCTCACTGGCGGCGCTCACCAGCCTGACCTCGATCGTCGGACCCCTCCTCTTCACGGCGATCTATGCGGCTTCTATAACAACGTGGAACGGGTGGGCATGGATTGCAGGCGCTGCCCTCTACTTGCTCTGCCTGCCGGCGCTGCGTCGCGGGCTTTGGAGCGGCGCAGGGCAACGAGCCGATCGCTGATCGTGGAAACGATAGGCCTATGCCATGCGGGTCAAGGCGACTTCCGGCAAGCTATACGCGCCCTAGGAGTGCGGTTGGAACGTTGGCCCAGCCAGATACTCCCGATCACGAGCAGGACGCCGATGATTTGAAGCGCACTCAGCGTCTGATCTGCCTCGCTGGCCTGCCGCAGTTCTTCAACCTCCCGGCGCAGCTTTTCGTTCTCAATTTCAGCATCCCTTTCGGCATACCATTTTATGACGGCGGCAGAGTCATAAAGCACCTCATTACCCTTGCCACCGCCTCGCAGAACGGGCATTCCCTGTTCCTGCCAGTTCTGAATGGTACGGATACTCGCACCGAAAATGTCAGCCAGCTGCTTTTTGTTGACTTCCATTGTTCATTCCACGGACAAAAACAGAGAAAGGAAACGACAGAGGCCAAAAAGCTCGCTTTCAGCACCTGTCGTTTCCTTTCTTTTCAGAGGGTATTTTAAATAAAAACATTAAGTTATGACGAAGAAGAACGGAAACGCCTTAAACCGGAAAATTTTCATAAATAGCGAAAACCCGCGAGGTCGCCGCCCCGTAACAAGGCGGATCGCCGGAAAGGACCCGCAAATGATAATAATTATCAATTGCATACTATCGACGGCACTGCTGCCAGATAACACCACCGGGGAAACATTCCATCATGATGGCCGTGCGGACATAGGAAGCCAGTTCATCCATCGCTTTCTTGTCTGCTGCCATTTGCTTTGTGACATCCAGCGCCGCACATTCAGCAGCGTTTTTCAGCGCGTTTTCGATCAACGTTTCAATGTTGGTATCAACACCAGGTTTAACTTTGAACTTATCGGCACTGACGGTTACCTTGTTCTGCGCTGGCTCATCACGCTGGATACCAAGGCTGATGTTGTAGATATTGGTCACCGGCTGAGGTGTTTCGATTGCCGCTGCGTGGATAGCACCATTTGCGATAGCGGCGTCCTTGATGAATGACACTCCATTGCGAATAAGTTCGAAGGAGACGGTGTCACGAATGCGCTGGTCCAGCTCGTCGATTGCCTTTTGTGCAGCAGAGGTATCAATCTCAACGCCAAGCGTCATCGAAGCGCAATATTGCTGCTCACCAAAACGCGTATTGACCAGGTGTTCAACGGCAAATTTCTGCCCTTCTGATGTCAGAAAGGTAAAGTGATTTTCTTTCTGGTATTCAGTTGCTGTGTGTCTGGTTTCAGCAAAACCAAGCTCGCGCAATTCGGCTGTGCCAGATTTAGAAGGCAGATCACCAGACAGCAACGCGCCACGGAAAAACAGCGCATACAGAACATCCGTCGCCGCGCCGGACAACGTGATAATTTTATGACCCATGATTTATTTCCTTTTAGACGTGAGCCTGTCGCACAGCAAAGCCGCCGAAAGTTAACGGTTTGCCCAGGCTCACAACTGAAAGACTTTCTACGGTGTGCGCGTGCGATGCGCGTAGAAGACTGATTTATCAACCTGTCTTTATATCAGGATTCATTACCTGACTATTTGTGGGTAAAGTTCGTAGTGCGCTGATCGTGCAAAATGATTTTAGTTGGGAACAGTTCGCAACTCTGTCCCATAAAAATCAGCATATTCCCATCTATCCCATATCCAGCGCATTGACCATCGGGATACTGAAGGGAGATTCCATCATCTCTTAGAAAGATCACCATCTCTTTTGTTTCAATTTGCATATAGCTACCTGGAGGATTTATGAATACAAGGATTTTCATGGACTATTACCATGAGATTGATTTTCCATCTTTATTCGCGAGAGCAGTGGAAAGCGATGACGATGTGGGTACTACATTGCGCATTCACCTACTTTGTGAGCGCATGGTCGAAGCATGGATATGCGCATGCTGTGACTGCCAAGATCATCACGAGCAATAAACCCGCCGGCAACGCCCGCAGCAGCATACCGGCGACCCCTCGGCCTCGCTGTTCGGGCTCCACGAAAACGCCGGACAGATGCGCCTTGTGAGCGTCCTTGGGGCCGTCCTCCTGTTTGAAGACCGACAGCCCAATGATCTCGCCGTCGATGTAGGCGCCGAATGCCACGGCATCTCGCAACCGTTCAGCGAACGCCTCCATGGGCTTTTTCTCCTCGTGCTCGTAAACGGACCCGAACATCTCTGGAGCTTTCTTCAGGGCCGACAATCGGATCTCGCGGAAATCCTGCACGTCGGCCGCTCCAAGCCGTCGAATCTGAGCCTTAATCACAATTGTCAATTTTAATCCTCTGTTTATCGGCAGTTCGTAGAGCGCGCCGTGCGTCCCGAGCGATACTGAGCGAAGCAAGTGCGTCGAGCAGTGCCCGCTTGTTCCTGAAATGCCAGTAAAGCGCTGGCTGCTGAACCCCCAGCCGGAACTGACCCCACAAGGCCCTAGCGTTTGCAATGCACCAGGTCATCATTGACCCAGGCGTGTTCCACCAGGCCGCTGCCTCGCAACTCTTCGCAGGCTTCGCCGACCTGCTCGCGCCACTTCTTCACGCGGGTGGAATCCGATCCGCACATGAGGCGGAAGGTTTCCAGCTTGAGCGGGTACGGCTCCCGGTGCGAGCTGAAATAGTCGAACATCCGTCGGGCCGTCGGCGACAGCTTGCGGTACTTCTCCCATATGAATTTCGTGTAGTGGTCGCCAGCAAACAGCACGACGATTTCCTCGTCGATCAGGACCTGGCAACGGGACGTTTTCTTGCCACGGTCCAGGACGCGGAAGCGGTGCAGCAGCGACACCGATTCCAGGTGCCCAACGCGGTCGGACGTGAAGCCCATCGCCGTCGCCTGTAGGCGCGACAGGCATTCCTCGGCCTTCGTGTAATACCGGCCATTGATCGACCAGCCCAGGTCCTGGCAAAGCTCGTAGAACGTGAAGGTGATCGGCTCGCCGATAGGGGTGCGCTTCGCGTACTCCAACACCTGCTGCCACACCAGTTCGTCATCGTCGGCCCGCAGCTCGACGCCGGTGTAGGTGATCTTCACGTCCTTGTTGACGTGGAAAATGACCTTGTTTTGCAGCGCCTCGCGCGGGATTTTCTTGTTGCGCGTGGTGAACAGGGCAGAGCGGGCCGTGTCGTTTGGCATCGCTCGCATCGTGTCCGGCCACGGCGCAATATCGAACAAGGAAAGCTGCATTTCCTTGATCTGCTGCTTCGTGTGTTTCAGCAACGCGGCCTGCTTGGCCTCGCTGACCTGTTTTGCCAGGTCCTCGCCGGCGGTTTTTCGCTTCTTGGTCGTCATAGTTCCTCGCGTGTCGATGGTCATCGACTTCGCCAAACCTGCCGCCTCCTGTTCGAGACGACGCGAACGCTCCACGGCGGCCGATGGCGCGGGCAGGGCAGGGGGAGCCAGTTGCACGCTGTCGCGCTCGATCTTGGCCGTAGCTTGCTGGACCATCGAGCCGACGGACTGGAAGGTTTCGCGGGGCGCACGCATGACGGTGCGGCTTGCGATGGTTTCGGCATCCTCGGCGGAAAACCCCGCGCTCTTTGATCGTGGCACCGATTTCCGCGATGCTCTCCGGGGAAAAGCCGGGGTTGTCGGCCGTCCGCGGCTGATGCGGATCTTCGTCGATCAGGTCCAGGTCCAGCTCGATAGGGCCGGAACCGCCCTGAGACGCCGCAGGAGCGTCCAGGAGGCTCGACAGGTCGCCGATGCTATCCAACCCCAGGCCGGACGGCTGCGCCGCGCCTGCGGCTTCCTGAGCGGCCGCAGCGGTGTTTTTCTTGGTGGTCTTGGCTTGAGCCGCAGTCATTGGGAAATCTCCATCTTCGTGAACACGTAATCAGCCAGGGCGCGAACCTCTTTCGATGCCTTGCGCGCGGCCGTTTTCTTGATCTTCCAGACCGGCACACCGGATGCGAGGGCATCGGCGATGCTGCTGCGCAGGCCAACGGTGGCCGGAATCATCATCTTGGGGTACGCGGCCAGCAGCTCGGCTTGGTGGCGCGCGTGGCGCGGATTCCGCGCATCGACCTTGCTGGGCACCATGCCAAGGAATTGCAGCTTGGCGTTCTTCTGGCGCACGTTCGCAATGGTCGTGACCATCTTCTTGATGCCCTGGATGCTGTACGCCTCAAGCTCGATGGGGGACAGCACATAGTCGGCCGCGAAGAGGGCGGCCGCCAGGCCGACGCCAAGGGTCGGGGCCGTGTCGATCAGGCACACGTCGAAGCCTTGGTTCGCCAGGGCCTTGATGTTCGCCCCGAACAGCTCGCGGGCGTCGTCCAGCGACAGCCGTTCGGCGTTCGCCAGTACCGGGTTGGACTCGATGAGGGCGAGGCGCGCGGCCTGGCCGTCGCCGGCTGCGGGTGCGGTTTCGGTCCAGCCGCCGGCAGGGACAGCGCCGAACAGCTTGCTTGCATGCAGGCCGGTAGCAAAGTCCTTGAGCGTGTAGGACGCATTGCCCTGGGGGTCCAGGTCGATCACGGCAACCCGCAAGCCGCGCTCGAAAAAGTCGAAGGCAAGATGCACAAGGGTCGAAGTCTTGCCGACGCCGCCTTTCTGGTTGGCCGTGACCAAAGTTTTCATCGTTTGGTTTCCTGTTTTTTCTTGGCGTCCGCTTCCCACTTCCGGACGATGTACGCCTGATGTTCCGGCAGAACCGCCGTTACCCGCGCGTACCCCTCGGGCAAGTTCTTGTCCTCGAACGCGGCCCACACGCGATGCACCGCTTGCGACACTGCGCCCCTGGTCAGTCCCAGCGACGTTGCGAACGTCGCCTGTGGCTTCCCATCGACTAAGACGCCCCGCGCTATCTCGATGGTCTGCTGCCCCACTTCCAGCCCCTGGATCGCCTCCTGGAACTGGCTTTCGGTAAGCCGTTTCTTCATGGATAACACCCATAATTTGCTCCGCGCCTTGGTTGAACATAGCGGTGACAGCCGCCAGCACATGAGAGAAGTTTAGCTAAACATTTCTCGCACGTCAACACCTTTAGCCGCTAAAACTCGTCCTTGGCGTAACAAAACAAAAGCCCGGAAACCGGGCTTTCGTCTCTTGCCGCTTATGGCTCTGCACCCGGCTCCATCACCAACAGGTCGCGCACGCGCTTCACTCGGTTGCGGATCGACACTGCCAGCCCAACAAAGCCGGTTGCCGCCGCCGCCAGGATCGCGCCGATGATGCCGGCCACACCGGCCATCGCCCACCAGGTCGCCGCCCTCACTGCCCGGCACCTGGTCGCTGAATGTCGATGCCAGCACCTGCGGCACGTCAATGCTTCCGGGCGTCGCGCTCGGGCTGATCGCCCATCCCGTTACTGCCCCGATCCCGGCAATGGCAAGGACTGCCAGCGCTGCCATTTTTGGGGTGAGGCCGTTCGCGGCCGAGGGGCGCAGCCCCTGGGGGGATGGGAGGCCCGCGTTAGCGGGCCGGGAGGGTTCGAGAAGGGGGGGCACCCCCCTTCGGCGTGCGCGGTCACGCGCACAGGGCGCAGCCCTGGTTAAAAACAAGGTTTATAAATATTGGTTTAAAAGCAGGTTAAAAGACAGGTTAGCGGTGGCCGAAAAACGGGCGGAAACCCTTGCAAATGCTGGATTTTCTGCCTGTGGACAGCCCCTCAAATGTCAATAGGTGCGCCCCTCATCTGTCAGCACTCTGCCCCTCAAGTGTCAAGGATCGCGCCCCTCATCTGTCAGTAGTCGCGCCCCTCAAGTGTCAATACCGCAGGGCACTTATCCCCAGGCTTGTCCACATCATCTGTGGGAAACTCGCGTAAAATCAGGCGTTTTCGCCGATTTGCGAGGCTGGCCAGCTCCACGTCGCCGGCCGAAATCGAGCCTGCCCCTCATCTGTCAACGCCGCGCCGGGTGAGTCGGCCCCTCAAGTGTCAACGTCCGCCCCTCATCTGTCAGTGAGGGCCAAGTTTTCCGCGAGGTATCCACAACGCCGGCGGCCGCGGTGTCTCGCACACGGCTTCGACGGCGTTTCTGGCGCGTTTGCAGGGCCATAGACGGCCGCCAGCCCAGCGGCGAGGGCAACCAGCCCGGTGAGCGTCGGAAAGGCGCTCTTCCGCTTCCTCGCTCACTGACTCGCTGCGCTCGGTCGTTCGGCTGCGGCGAGCGGTATCAGCTCACTCAAAGGCGGTAATACGGTTATCCACAGAATCAGGGGATAACGCAGGAAAGAACATGTGAGCAAAAGGCCAGCAAAAGGCCAGGAACCGTAAAAAGGCCGCGTTGCTGGCGTTTTTCCATAGGCTCCGCCCCCCTGACGAGCATCACAAAAATCGACGCTCAAGTCAGAGGTGGCGAAACCCGACAGGACTATAAAGATACCAGGCGTTTCCCCCTGGAAGCTCCCTCGTGCGCTCTCCTGTTCCGACCCTGCCGCTTACCGGATACCTGTCCGCCTTTCTCCCTTCGGGAAGCGTGGCGC